>OEPK01000001.1_pt1 | contig 38206 bp, 23 predicted proteins | sample 1539371 | NCBI WGS metagenome assembly OEPK01 (sample SAMN02393684, study PRJEB22366) | soil metagenome | biome: freshwater stream | place: Canada: Laurel Creek, Waterloo, ON
CATTCGCCATTCAGGCTGCGCAACTGTTGGGAAGGGCGATCGGTGCGGGCCTCTTCGCTATTACGCCAGCTGGCGAAAGGGGGATGTGCTGCAAGGCGATTAAGTTGGGTAACGCCAGGGTTTTCCCAGTCACGACGTTGTAAAACGACGGCCAGTGAATTCCCGGGGATCCGACGTACTGACCCGTATCGAGGACTGCCGAAGTTGTTGTTGATACCGATACAGGCGATGTCCAGGCCGCGTTCCAGGCAGGTCTTCTTGAGCTTCTTGAGGTGGTCCTTGTCCAGCGAGCGGAAACTGCCCATGTTGATGTCCACCCCGTCAAACTGAATCGTGGCGCACAGGTCGATGAACGAAAGGTCGTTCAACTGCCTGGATTGGAAATAGAGATTGAAACTGAGCGACAAACAGCACAGGCGCATCATGAGAGAATGCCTCGGATCGTTACGCGAACGGCCACAGTTTCTTGTTGGGATCGTGGGTCCATACGTGAACGTGGGGGTCGATGATTTCCATGGTCTTCGGCGTATCGTGTTTTGCTGCGGCGTGTCGGTATCGGTCAGGATGGGCACAACTTCTTCGGTCCAGTGAGCAGCAGCTCAGCGGTTGCGGCGTGATCCGTCCTGATTGCGGCCTTCAACGGCGGCTGGGAATTGATCCAGCCTGTCCGCCTGGCTTGCGCCCGCTCCGCAGCTCCGGAGTGGATCGATCGGCTGGCCAGGACCGAAGCGATGTCTCTTCGAGCATCCAGGGGACCTCGCGGCGGAGCCGCTCGCAGAGCGCGACAGCGGCCTCAAGGAGGCTCCGCCCGGTTACCGCGGCGAAGAGATCCAGGTGATTCCCTGAGGATCCACATTTGAAACATCTGTAGACATGTAATTGTAGGTTCGCGGAGAAGCTTCGTCCCGATGGTGACGCGGAATGATGGACCGGGCAGGGGCCGCGCACCTGATCTCTGGAGGTCTCATAGGGGACGAAGTCGACGAGGTCGAGGACCTCTGCCATGGTGACACAAGCCCGGACTTCAGCGAAGCGAATACCAGGCATGTTGGGAGATCTCAGGACCCAGTCGGAGGCCGTTATGGGCTGAGGGGCAATGCCGTCGATGGCGGCGTCGCGAGCAGCGAGCAGAGAAGAGGAACCCGTAACAAGGCCGCGCGGCCTGAAAGAATGTCAGGGGGCATTACGGCAGCACATACACTCTTACATGAGTATATATAGCATAACACATAACCAGATATGTTGACTTCGGAAGGTCCAGGCGTTGCCGGCCGGCAACCGATCGATTTCTCCTTGTGAGTCGCCGCCCGGCAACCGATCAACATTCTCCTGCGGGTCTACCCCATGTCCTGAGTGCCGCGCCCGACGAGCCCCAGGGCGAACCAGGGGAGTGGGTGCCCGCCGGTAACTCGACCTCCTCGACCTCCTCGCCCCCCAGCGACCGGGCCTCTCGACTCACCGCCGATGATCGGACGCTGAAGCCGATCGTGGTTATCGTTGGCCCGGTTCCGCGTGTCGTCAAGCGAATTCCCGAAAAAAACCCGATTCCGCCAAGGGTGGGAGCCAGTTCGCCGAAACGCGCTCATTTCGGCCTGATGCCCATCTCGCCGTGAAAGTGATGCCCTCCCAGACCGTTACTGACACACCGGCAACTTCCCCAGCCTCCAGGAGTTCCTGGAGGGGGCCGGGCAAATCTGGAAGCGTTGGCTGTCGCGGCGACGCCGCGCCGGTCCGATGACGTGGAAGGACTTCCTGACCTTGGAGCAGCGGTACGGACTCCCGAAAGCGCGGATTGTTCACGGCCTGGTCGGTAGCGCAGCGAAGTCATGAGGTGACGAGCCAGATGCGGGGAATCTGCACGTCTGGATCTGTGGGAGCCCCGGGTGAGTAATCACCCGGGGCGACCCGGCCCGAGGCCCCTACGGTGTGACAAAGCGGCTCAGCGAGCGCGAGAGGCTGATGGATGCCTCAGATGGTGTCTTCTGGCCGCATGCCCTCGACGGTCAATGCTGCTGTCCCCGGGCGCGCGAACGCGGCGGTGATGGGCCTGTAAGCACAGCGTGCCACGCCCGACTCATTCCTGGCCTGCCGCGACGCGGAAGCCCAGGTTGCTGAACCGGGATCCTGGTTTGCTTGCGCCGCGGTACGCCGGCCGGCAGTCGTTTCCGACGTCGCTCCAGCTTGCGCCGCGGATGCACCGAAGTGAGCCTTGGGCTGGACCAGGTGGATCGGCGACCGGGGAGATGGTGTAGTACTTCGCGTCGAACCAGTCGCCGCACCACTCCAGGACGTTGCCCAGCATGTCGTACAAACCCCAGCCGTTGGGCCGCTTCCCACCCCCAGCGTGAGATTTCTTTTCCGAATTGGCATCGTACCATTCGTATTCTCCCAGGCTCCTCTGGTCTTCGCCGAACGGATAGATGCTCTTGGTGCCCGCTCGCGCGGCGTACTCCCATTCTGCTTCGGTGGGAAGTCGGTAACCACTTCCGCCCTCGATGGCAACTTCTTCGCCGTTGATCCGGTAATACGTGGGCCGATGTTCGCGTTCGCTCAGTCGATTGCAGAAATAAACCGCTTCCAACCACGAAAGTGACTCGACCGGCAGTTCATTCGACTCCTTGAAGCTGCTTGGGTTCTGTCCCATGACCTCCTGGTACTGACCCTGAGTCACTTCCCGGGCTCCGAGGGAAAACCCTTTGCCAATCTGCACCCGGTGCTGGGGCTTTTCATAGGTAAGCGCAACGGAAACCAGATCGCTCGACCCCATCAGAAACTCCCCGGGCTCGATGCGAACCAGTTTCATGCCGATCGTGTTTGTCCATTCTCTTTGCAGTGGCGCCGCGGCCGGCTTGGCTTCGGCCGGCGATGTGGGCTTGGGGGCTTCCAGTCCTGCCTTCGCAGGCTCAGGCGCGAGCCCTTTGATCTCGCCCTGATTCGACACAGCCCTCTCTCTTGGGCCGGCGAACCTCACCGAGCTTGAACTCACGATGCTGTAGATGATCACACCTAACCCGACCAAGATCGGGATGGTGGCCGGATAGACCAAGACCCATACGCTGGATCGCTCACCCGGGACTCGTGAGCGGCCCGCGGCGACCTGCGGGGAAGTTGGGTCCGTCGTCGGCTGCGTGTGGACGACCTCGGTTGGCATCAGTCCATGGTCTTCGACCGCAGGAGTCTCGGATCGCGGCGAGATGGGATCCGACGCCAAAGCTTCCCGTGTGGGTCTTCGGCGTCGAAGCTGGAGAGGTGGGCTGGACCGATGACAATCGCGCGGTGATCAAGCATGGCAGCGCCTGGTCGCTGGAGGAATCGCAGTGGCGCCCGGTCGATGAGACCAAAAGGAAATACACCAGCGCCGCCAGTGCACCGGCGCCTCCGAAGCGGGTCGTAATTCCACCGACGACCGGTCCAACCTCGGCCGAATCACTGGGCGAACCAATCCTTACCGAAGCCGATGGCACGCGCTTTTTCGACGGGCGCAACGCGATTCACATGCAAACCAAAGACGGCAGGCTCGTGAGCTGGCCGCTGCCGCAGGAAGCCATCGGCAGCATCGATCCGATCCTGGTCCGTGCCGGCGAAAATCGACTGTTCCTTTACAATGCCGCCGGTCGCTTGCTTCGAATCAAGCAGAACCAGGCCGACAGTTCTGAACCGTTCCAGCTCGAAGCCACCTTCACCAGGCGCATCCCCAACGTGGATGCGCCCAATCGTCTCTGGGTCGATCGCAGCGGACGAATCATCTTTGCCGTTCACGGCAATGTGCTGGCCATCTGTTTTCCCGAGGGACGCATTCCCAAGGAAATCATGAACATCGTTCCAGCCAAGGAGCTTGAGGAGATTTTGCAGCAGTGAGGTTACGATATCCACGCAACGGGGGAGGCCGGAGGACAACATGCGATGCTTCCTGATCCCGCTCGTCGCGGCAATCGTCGTGACAACGTCGGTCGCCTTTGCCCAAACGACGCAGCCCGCGGCTGATGCCAAGCCCGCGATCACCAATGCGCCTGCGCAGGAATATCCCAAGGTCGATTCCGAGCGGCGCGTCAGTTTCCGCATCCTTGCGCCCGATGCCAAAACCATCCGCGTCTTCAACACCAACCTGGTCAAAGGCGACGACGGTTACTTTACCGGCACGACCGCGCCGCTCGATCCCGGGTTCCATTATTACCAGCTCAACATTGACGGCGTCGCGGTCGCCGATCCGGCCAGCGAGAGTTTTTTCGGCTCCAGCACCATGCGCAGCGGGATCGAAATTCCCGACGCGGATCAGGATTTCTACCAGGCGAAAAACGTTCCGCACGGCGAGGTGCGGATCAAATGGTATTTTTCAAAGATTTCCAACCAGTGGCGGCGCAGCTTCATCTACACGCCGCCGGATTATGACACGAATCCGTCCATGAGGTATCCGGTGCTGTATCTTCAGCACGGTGCCGGGGAGGATGAGCGCGCCTGGTCCACGCAGGGGCGCGTCAATTTCATCCTCGACAACCTGATCGCCGACGGCAAAGCCAAGCCGATGATCATCGTCATGGAAAACGGCGGCGGCAGCGCTGCGTTTGCGCCGGGGGTTCGTCGAGGTGGACCCGCGACGCAAACCGCCGGCCGAGGAGCACCGGCGACCCAACCCACCGGCGCTCGTGGCCTGGCAGGACTTGGTGCGCAATTCCCAAGCATCTTGCTTACCGAAACGATCCCGATGGTCGAATCGAATTTCCGCACGTATTCCGACCGCGATCATCGGGCCATTGCGGGATTGTCGATGGGCGCGGGTCAGGCGATGCAGATCGGCCTGGCCAATCTCGATAAGTTTGCGTACATCGGCGCCTTCAGTGGCGGTGGTGCTCAAGGGGATATCAAAGCGGCGTACAACGGCGTTTTTGCAGACGCCAATGGCTTTAATCAAAAGCTCAAAGCCTTCTACATCAGCATTGGCACGAAGGAAAACGTTGTTAATGCGCGGAATTTCCACACCGCACTCGAAAACGCCGGCATCAAGCACACGTATTTTGAATCAGAGGGAACAGCGCACGAGTTCCAGTCCTGGCGGCGCAGCATGCGCGGATTTGCACCACTGCTCTTTCAGAATTAGAACTGCTTTCAATTCGTACGGGACACGACCATGAATCTGAAGAATTTTCTGCGGGCGCTTGTTGTTGCGATCTGCCTGGCCGGGGTGGCGCATGCCCAACCCGCGACCGCTCCGTCGACGCAGCAGTCGCGTCGTGGCGCCGGCGGGGGTGGCGGACGCCAGATGCGCCCGCCGGGGCCCATTGTCCTGGAAGACATTCGCATTCGCGATATCAACATCCTCGCTGAACCAGCCACCAAAACGTATTACATGGTCGGGCCGGGGGGACGAGGCATCGTGCAATACACCAGCAAGGACCTGGTCAACTGGGATGGCCCGCGCCCGGTCTTCACCCCACCAGCGGACGTATGGGGCGAGATTCGCACCAACAGCATCTGGGCGCCGGAGATTCACAAGTACAAAGACAAGTATTACCTCTTCTTCACCTTCGATACGCGCACGCCTCTGCCCGATCCGAATCCACCGACCAAGCCACCGCGCTCGCAGCGGCCACTGGTCTATCGCGGTTCGACCATCGCTGTCTGCGATGTACCCACCGGGCCCTTCACAGCGCTGCTCCCGCGCTCCATTCCGCCACAGGAGATGATGACCCTCGACGGCACGCTCTGGGTCGAAGATGGCCAGCCGTACATGGTTTTTGCCCACGAATGGGTGCAGATCACCATGGGGACGATCGAAGCGGTGAAGCTGAAGGAGGATCTGTCGGCCCCCATCGATAAGCCGTTTTTGCTGTTCAAAGCCGCCGACGCGCCCTGGGCCAAGGTGCAGGTCGAAGGCGGCACCGTAACCGATGGTCCATCGTTTCATGTCAGCAAGTCCGGACAGCTGTTCATGGTTTGGTCGAGCTTCGATGATCAGGAGCGCTACAACGTCGGGTTGGCGATTTCACCCTCGGGCAAGCTCGCGGGGCCCTGGATTCATCAGCCCCAGGCTTTGTATGTTGAGAACGGCGGGCATCCCAACCTCTTTAAGACGTTTGATGGGAAGCTCATGCTGCTGTTCCACGCTCCCAACAACAACCCACAGAATCGCCCGCACATTTTTGAGCTGGAAGATACGGGTGAGACGTTGAAATTGGTCAGAGAACTTTCGAGCAAATAAAAGGATAGACAAACGCGTTTCCGTGATACGGCCGTTCCGGCCGTGCAAGGCGACGTCACAAGTCGGACAACTGGAGTCATTCATGCATCGCAGCGTTCTTGCACTGTCCGGTCTGATCGTCGCGTTGGCCGCCGGTTGCGCCTCGATGAGCTCCGACTCGTCGGTAAAAATGTCTGCACCAGTGACGATCACCGTCAACACCGACCAACCCGGCCCGCGGATCAACCCCGCCATGTGGGGGGCGTTTTTTGAAGACATCAACTTCGGCGCGGATGGTGGGCTGTATGCCGAGATGGTCAAAAACCGCGCCTTTGAGTTTCCCGAGCCGCTGATGGGATGGTCAAAGATCATCCCCAGCAATGCGCGCGGGGAGATTACCGTCATCAATGAATCTCCTTGGCGCGAGACTCAGCCGCACTTCCTGCGGATTCGTTCCACCGCCAATCCGGCCATGGGCGTTTCCAACGAAGGGTTTCGCGGCATGGGCGTTCGCGGCGGCGAGGCGTACGATTTTGCCGCGTACGTCCGCCTGGCCGATGGTAATCCGCGAGTGAACGTCGAGCTGATCAGCGCGGATGGAATCACCCTCGACGCTCAGCCGCTGCGGAATATTGGCACTGGCTGGACAAGAGTCACCGTCACATTGCGGCCGAAGGAAACCGATTCCCACGCGCGGCTGACGCTGATGGTGGATGGTCGCGGCACGGTTGATATTGACCAGGTCTCGCTCTTTCCGCAGAAAACCTGGATGAACCGTCCAGGCGGGTTGCGGGCCGACCTGGTGCAGATGCTCGCCGACCTCAAGCCCGGGTTCCTTCGCTTCCCCGGCGGCTGCATCGTCGAGGGAAATATCCTCGCCAACCGCTACCAATGGAAAAATACGATTGGGCCTGTCGAGGATCGACCGCTGCTGGTCAACCGTTGGAACTTTGAATTCCGCCACCGCCCGGCGACGGACTATTTCCAGACATTCGGCCTCGGCTTCTTCGAATACTTCCAGCTTTGCGAAGACATCGGCGCCGAGCCGCTGCCGATTATCAATTGTGGGATGGCCTGTCAGTTCAACTCCGCCGAGCTCGTTCCCCTCGATCAGCTCGGTCCCTACATCCAGGATGCGCTCGATCTGATCGAATTCGCCAATGGCCCAGCCACGAGCACCTGGGGCGCCAAGCGCGCGGCGATGGGCCACCCCGAGCCATTCAACATGAAGATGCTCGGCGTCGGCAACGAACAGTGGGGCCAGCAATACATCGATCGATTCGTCATCTTCCGCGACGCGATCAAAGCGAAGCATCCGGAGATCACGCTCATCTCGGATGCCGGTCCATCTCCTGAGGATGAGCGCTACGCGTTCCTCTGGCCGAAGCTGGTTGCGCAGAAGGCGGAGATCGTCGATGAGCATTGCTACGCCAATCCCATCTGGTTCCTGAGCAATTCGCGTCGGTATGACAAATATGACCGTAACGGGCCAAAGGTGTTTTTCGGGGAATACGGCGCTCAGAGTATCGCCATTGTCAGTCCACGGAACCGGAACAATTTCGAATGCGCGCTGGCCGAAGCTGCGTACATGACGGGGCTCGAGCGCAACGCCGATGTGGTTCGGATGGCGTCGTACGCCCCGCTGTTTGCTCATGAGCAGGCATGGCAGTGGACGCCGGATTTGATCTGGACCAACAATTTGAATGTCCGCGCCACGCCCAACTATTACGTCCAGCAGCTTTTCACCACCAACCGTGGCGACGTGGTTTTACCGACGACCAACAATGCGCCATCGAAGACGCTGCTTCCGTCCGGGCGAATCTCCCTGGGCGCTTCGCAGGCATCGGCGGAGTATGAGGACATTCGTGTCACGCAGGGTGACAGCCTGCTCCTTCAATCGGATCGGGGAACCAGCGGCGTTCTTGGCGAAACGACGTGGAACGACTACACCCTGACCTGCAAGGCGCGCAAAACTGCCGGCAACGGCGGACTCATGATCACTGTTCTTGATGACGCTGCCGGAAGCTGGGCGCGCTGGCACGTTGGCGGCTGGGGCAACACTCAACACGGTATCGTCACGCATTACGCCGAGCAGGATCAGCTCTACCCGCGCATCCCCGGCTCGATCGAAGCCAACCGCTGGTACGATGTGAAAATTGTCGTGACCGGCGCGAAGATGGAGTGCTACCTGGATGGGCAGCTTGTGCAGAGCGCCGAAGTGCTCAAGCACGAAGTGCCGGCGCTCTTTACGTCGGCCGTCCGCGATGAAAAGACCGGCGAAACGATCCTCAAAGTCGTCAACTCCGGCGACACGTCTATCCCCGGCACGATCCAGCTCAAAGGGATGACGAATGTTTCCAGTACCGGCAAAGCCATCGTGCTTTCCGGTGAGAACCAGGACGAAAACACCTTCGAAAAGATCGATCGCGTGATTCCCAGGACCACGACGATCGACAACGCGAAACCCGAGTTCAATCACACCTTCGGACCGCGATCGGTGACGGTGCTTCGGGTAGGCACATCGAAGTGATTTGTTTAGCGGCACCGCTTGCGGGGCGCGTCTAAGTCAGATGCTTTCCCAGACACGCCCCGCAAGCGGGGCCGCTAAACGTTGCTGCATGATGGACTTTCCCGTTTTGGACGAACGATGTGAATCCGGCGTGGTAAGATAGTTGTCCAAGGTCGGACTCGGGTACAGCCATTCATGCATTGCATGCGCCTCTATCATTTCGGTTGGATGATCGTTCTTGTTGCCGCTTCACGTCTCGGCGCAGAGCCGGTGAAGTTCAACGAGATCACGCCGCTGCTGGAGAAGTATTGCGTTTCCTGTCACAGCGGCGATCAACCCAAGGCGGACATGAACCTGCTCTTCACGGATGAAAGCCAGGTGAAGCGGCTGGTCGTGCAGGACCGGGGCTTCTTTACCAGCGTCGTCAAGGAGCTTTCCAACAAGCAGATGCCCCCGGCTCGCGCGCGAATCAAGCCCACCGACGCCGAGCGCGAGCTTCTGATTGATTGGATCAACATCAACGTGTTGGGCTTGGATTGCGCCAGCAGCGAACCCAATCCAGGGCGGTTCGTGGTGCGGCGGCTGAACAATCGCGAGTACGCCAATACGTTGCGAGATCTGCTCTATCTTCCGGATGACTGGGATGCCGCCGCTGATTTTCCCGCCGACGATCGCGGCGCGGGTTTTGACAACAACGGCGACACGCTGACGATTTCGCCGGTGCTGATCGAGCATTACCTCGCCGCCGCCGAGAAGGCGGTGAGCTTTGCACTGAATCTCAATCCCAAGGAAGTGCGCAGAGACGCCACGCTTCCCTCGCGATCCAAGCTCAATGCCCCCGGCGCCCGGTTCAAGGAGGATTTTGCCAATCGTCAGGGCAAGGTGCGGCTCAACGTTGAAGCCTTCGCGCCGCGCGCGTGGCGCCGGCCGGTCACGACGGAGGAAATCGACGAGCTGATGCGCTTTGCGTCGCTGTCGTTCACCCACGATGGCGAATCCTTCGACAAGGCCACCGGGCTGGCGATCCGCGCTGCGATCATGTCCCCCAATTTCCTCTTCCGCATGGAGCGCGATCCCAATGCAGATGGGAGCGGCAAGCCCTACCAGATCAACGAATTCGAACTGGCCAGCCGACTGTCGTATTTCCTCTGGGCCTCGATGCCGGATGATGAGCTGTTTGAGCAAGCCAGGCAGAAGACTCTTCGCGAGAATCTCGAAGCGCAGCTCAAGCGCATGCTCGCGGATCCCAGGTCGATGTCATTGACGAAGGACTTTCTCGGCCAATGGCTGGAGATTCGCAGCATCGAAAAGAACCCCAATTGTCCGCCGGAATTGCTCAAAGCAATGAAGGGCGAGACCGAGCATTTCTTCAATTACATCATCAAGGAAGATCGCAGCATCATGGAATTCCTTGACGCCGATTACACCTTCGTCAACGAAACGCTGGCCAATCACTACGGAATGCTCGACATCGTCGGCGAGGAATTTCAGAAGGTTCCCATCGATCCTGAGAAGCGTGGCGGCATCTTCACGCAGGCGAGCTTCCTGACCATCACCGCCAAGCCGCTGGAGGTCAAAGGCACCGCCGCGACGCTACGCACTTCGCCGGTAAATCGCGGCAAATGGATTGTCGAGAACATCTTCGATCAGACGATCCCACCGCCGCCGCCGAACGTCCCATCCCTGCTGGATGATGGCCACGAGCTGAAGGGGACGATGCGGCAGATCTTCGAGCAGCACCGCGCCGATCCGACCTGTGCAGGTTGTCACGCCCGGATGGACCCGTACGGCTTTGCCCTGGAAAACTACGATGGCTTTGGCGCCTGGCGAACCCAGGACAACAAGGTCGAGGTCGATCCCTCCGGCGAGATCGACGGCAAAACATTCAAGACGGCTAGGGAATTCCGAACGATCCTCGCCTCCCGCAAAGCCGATTTCCGCCGGGCACTGGTGACCAAGCTGATGGGATATTCCCTGGGTCGCGGGATTGAGGAGTTCGACAAGTGCGCGATCGACGAGATTTGCGCCGCCGTTGAAAAGGATGGCGACAAGTTTTCCAGCTTGATGCTCAACCTGGTCAAGAGCTATCCCTTCCAGCATGCCCGCGGCAGCGTGATGAAAAAGGATTAGGAAAGTTGCGATTTTAGATTTGCGATTTGCGATCGAGCAGAAGATCTTTGATTGCAAATGGAGAGTGCGGTCCGGAGTAGAAGCAGGATGAACCGAAATCCACTATCCCGTCGGGCAGTTCTTCGAGGCCTTGGCAAAGGCGCCTGCGTTTCGATTGCGCTGCCATTTCTCGAGGCGATGCTCCCGCGCGTGGTTCTCGGGCAGGTGACCACCGCGCCGGCGGGGGCTGAGCCGTTCATGAATGCGCCGGCGATGAACCGGCTGCTCCTGCTTTACATTCCCAACGGCGTGCATCGGGCCAACTGGTATCCCAAGACCACCGGCAGCGACTACGAAATGTCGCCGACGCTGGCGCCTCTGGAAAAGTTTCGCAATGATTTTCTGCTGCTCGGCGGGTTGAACGTTGACAAAGCCAAGCTCGACCAGGCCGGCGATCACGCCAAGGCCATGGGGTGCTATCTCACCGGCGTTCAGATCCGCAGGACGGCCACCGATGACATCCAATGCGGCATCTCGATGGACCAGGTGATCGCCAACGCCGTCGGCCACAAGACGCGCTTCCCTTCGCTCGAGCTGGGTCTGGATTATGGCCGAATGGAAGGGGGCTGCGATCCGGGGTACGCCTGCATCTATTCCAACAACGTCTCGTGGCGCAACGAAAAGACGCCGGCCATCAAGGAAGTGAATCCGCGCATCGTCTTTGATCGCCTCTTCGCTGGCGCACGGGCGTCCAATCATGAAGGAGAATCGCGCGATCAGCAGGAGACGTACAACCGCAGCATTCTCGATTACACGCGCGAAAGCCTCAAGCAACTGAGCGGCCAGATCAGTGCCAATGATCGTCATCGCATGGATGAGTATCTGACCTCGATCCGCGAGATCGAGCGACGATTGGATGCCCCGCCGGAGCAGATCAAGGAGCTTCCGCCGGGCGTCGAGCGCCCGGTGCGCGTGCCGGATACGTTCAAGGATCATTTCCGGTTGATGGCCGATCTACAGATCCTGGCGATTCAGCAGGATGTCACGCGGATCAGCACCTTCCTGCTCGGCGTCGAGCAGAGCCGCCGAACGTACAACGAGATCGGCATTCCCGAGGAGCATCACGGCCTGACGCATCACGCCGGCAACCAGGAAAAGATTGCCAAGGTGTGCCGGATCGATCATTACATCATGCAGCAGTTCGCCTACTTCCTGGAGAAGATGAAATCGATCAAGGAAGGGGAGGGCACGCTGCTGGACAATTCGATGGTGGTGCTGGGGAATGGCAACGGCGATGGGGCGAGGCACGATCACATGAGTTGCGCAACCATCGTCGCAGGACGGGGCGGCGGGTCGCTGAATCCGGGCCGGTACATCAAATACCCGGATGGAACTCCCATGTGCAACCTCTGGTTGTCGCTGATGGATCGGATGGATGTACACCCCGTTAGGCACGGCGACAGCACCGGACGGTTGCAGGGACTCACCGTGTAGCGAAAGGGTTCTGCCATGAAAGCGCGCTCTTCACGTCTGTTTCTCTGCACGGCGGTGATTGGCGCACTGACAGGACTTCTGCTCAGCACCGAGCCGATGCTCACCGCGCAGCAGCAGCAAAATCTTGAGCAACCGACCACCGCTCCAACGACCCAGGCGCGCGGCCGCGGTGGACGTGGCGGACGCGGCATCACTTGGCCACAAGGTCCTGAGCCGGGTGTGCACGATCCGGTCATGATCAAACAGGGGGACTGGTATTACCTCTTCCGAACCAGCGGCATGATCAATGTCATGCGCTCCCGGGATTTCAAGTCGTGGGATCGGGTGCCGTACAAACTCGGCGATCGGGAAGTGTTCACGGTCTTTGCTGACAAGCCCGCATGGACCAACGAGATTCAACCCAACCGCACCGACCTCTGGGCGCCGGACATCGCGTTCCATAACGGCAAATACTTCTTGTACACGTGTGCTTCGACATTTGGCACCAATCGCTCAGTCATCGGGCTGGCAACCAACAAGACGCTCGATCCGAGTTCTCCCGATTTCAAATGGGAGGACCAGGGAAAGATCATCGAATCGCAGCTCAGCGATTATTACAATTGCATCGATGCCAACGTCTTTTTCGACAAGGACGGCCGGGGCTGGCTGAGCTTCGGCTCGTTCTACTGGAACCAGGGCGGCGGCCGAGGCGGCGCGCCGGCCAATCCGGAGGCGGCCACAAAAGGCGGCATGATGCTGGTGGAGATTGATCCCAACACTGGGAAGATCCTTCCCGGCGCCCAGCTCAAGACGATCGCATCCCGCGCCTTCCCCGAGCGGGCCATCGAAGCGCCGTTCATCATGCGCAGCGGCAATTGGTATTACCTGTTTGTGTCCTGGGACCGATGTTGTGCCGGCGTCCGCAGCACGTATCGCATCATGGTCGGACGATCCGACAAGGTCATCGGGCCGTATCTGGATAAGGACGGCAACGACCTGGCGCTCGGCGGTGGTTCTCAAGTGCTCGCGGGTGATGGCGACCGAATCATCGGACCGGGACATCAGGGGTTGATGGAAGAAGGTACGCCGGGAACACCGGATCATCGCTGGTTGCTGCTGTATCACTTTTATGATGGCCATCAGAACGGCGCCTCGAAACTGCAAATCCGGCCGGTGAGTTTCGATACGGGTTGGCCGGTGCTGGCGGATGTGCTCAACAAGGTTCCCGCGACTCAGCCGGCAGCGGCGCCGCGCGGACAGTAAGATTCAATTCCTTTTGCGGAGTGATCCATGCCTATTTGGAGATGGAAGATCCTCTGGTTTTTTGCGTCGCTGATCGTAACGACCTCCGCGACGGCGCAGACTGCAAAGATCCACATCCACGCCGACCGTCCCGGACCGGCGATCAGTCCGATGCTGCACGGGATCTTCTTTGAAGACATTAACTTTGGCGCTGACGGCGGTCTCTACGCCGAGTTGGTGCAGAATCGCTCGTTCGAGGACCTTAAGGAACCGCTGTACTGCTGGTCGGAGATCAAAAGTGCCGGCGGCGCTGGGTCGATGAGTGTTCAGGATTCGGGCGGGATGAATCCAAACAATCCGCATTTTCTGCGGCTCAACGTCCAAAGCGCCGGCTATGGCATCGCCAACAGCGGCTTTGGCGGCATCGCCGTCAAGCAGGGGGAGAAATACAACTTTGCCATCCGCGCCCGGGCCAACGAGGCGTTTCGCGGCCGCGGCTCTTTCACCATTCATGTTCAGACACAATCCGGCCGGGATATCGGCGAAGGAAAGATCACCGGCTTGACCGACCAGTGGAACGAGTACAAGACATCGTTCACATCCTCGGTGACCGATCCCAACACCAAGCTTGTCGTCATCGCCACCGCTGGCGGCCAGGTCGATCTTGACATGGTTTCGCTGTTTCCGCAGAGCACGTTCAAGACACGCCCCAACGGCATGCGCGCGGATTTGGCGCAGATGCTGGCTGATATGAACCCCACGTTCATGCGATTCCCCGGCGGATGCATCATCGAAGGGGACTGCCAGGAAAACATGTACCAGTGGAAGGAGACAATCGGCGACATCGCCGAGCGAAAGCAGACGCACAACCGCTGGATGGATGCGGTGCCGACCAAGTCGCCGCACTACTACCAGAGCTTCGGGCTTGGGTTCTTTGAATACTTCCAGCTTTGCGAAGACATGGGCGCTGAGCCGTTGCCGGTGGTCAATTGCGGCATGACGTGCCAGTTTCAGCCGAAGAATTTCTGGATGGCATCTCTCTCCGATCTTCGGCCGTTCATTCAGGATGCGCTGGATCTGATTGAATTTGCCAACGGCCCGGTGACGAGCACCTGGGGTGCCAAGCGCGCGGCGATGGGTCACCCGGCCCCGTTCAACATGAAATACATGGCCATCGGCAACGAGCAGTGGGGCGAAGATTACTTCCCGCGCTACAAGATGTTTCACGATGCGATCAAAGCGAAGTACCCGCAGATGAATCTGGTGACCTCTTCCGGCCCGGGGGTGGACGATGTCTGGTGGAATCTGGCGTGGGGCAAGTTCCGAGATAAGTCGTCGCCCGCGGAAATCGTGGATGAGCATTATTACCGCCCTCCCCGTTGGTTCTACGAGCATGCGTCGCGCTACGACAAGTATGACCGCAATGGCCCGAAGGTGTTTGCCGGAGAATACGCGGCTCATGGATTGGGACTGCGCAACAACATGCACGCGGCGCTGGCCGAGGCGGCGTTCATGACCGGGCTGGAACGCAACTCGGATGTGGTGACGCTGGCATCCTACGCTCCGCTGTTTGCCAAGATCGGCGATACGCAATGGGTGCCGGACATGATCTGGTTCACTAACACGACCGCGTATGGCTCCCCCTCGTACCACGCGGCGGCAATGTTTGGACAGCATGTTGGAAATGTCGTGTTGCCGATTGATCTGGAGGCGCCGAGCAGCCCGGTTCAATTCCTCCCCAAGGGCTTGATGCTCATCGCCGAGAACTGCATCGCCGAATATCGCAATGTCAAAATCACCAGCGGAGCCCAGACGCTCTTTGCTCCGGATTTCAAAAACGATTCGGGCGCGCTCAAACCCGAGCGTGGCGAATGGACCGCGAAGGACGGCACGCTTCGTTCCGAGGTGATGTTGCGCGGGAGAATCGTCGCGCGCCTGGAACTGCCTCAGGCTGTGACGATCACGCTCCAGGCGCGCAAGACCAGTGGCACGGGAGGATTCGGCATCAAGGCGCTCGGCGAGATCGATGAGATCGCCTGGCTGCTGGGTGCGCGGGCCAATACGCGGCATGAGATGCAGTTCTCCTTCGATGCGTTCCCGGTTGATGGAAAGTTGGAGGAAGGACGCTGGTATGAGATGAGGCTGGAACTGGATGGACGCACCGCCAAAGCGTACGTCGACGGCGCGCTGGCGTTGCAGAGGGATCTTCCGGTTCAGAAGGGCCTCTTCGCCGTCGCGACCCGCGACCAGGCCAACGGCGAAGTGATCCTCAAGGCCGTCAACCCGACAGGGCAGGCGCTGAACACCACGTTGCAGTTCTCGGGAATGAACTCACTAACATCGGCTCGTGCGATCGTGCTTTCCTCCTCCAATCCGCTGGACGAAAACAGCCTTGAAGCACCGGCGAAGATCGCTCCAGTCAGCAGCACGGTGAGGATCGGCGGAAACCATGTTTTCCCGGCGTACTCGGTCACGGTGCTTCGAATGAAGTGATCCAACAAAAACCCCACAGGCGTGGGTGAAACCTGCGGGGTAAGGAGGGAAAAAGCTTCGTGTTGCGACACGCCTTCAGACAGGTGTCGCACCACTCCTTTCTACGTTGGTGGGTGAGCAAAGGTTTGGCCTTGTTACTTCGTGCCAAAAGGCGCCAAACCCTCATTTTCCGGCTAAAATCGACTTCACCTTGGGAGTAATTTGGTCCCAGCGGGCGTCGGCAGATTTGTTGACGGTAATGAAGTCACCCAACAGCAGCAGGCTGCTCACTCCGGGAATCGCAAACAGCTTCTCGGCCAGCTCATGTCCCTTGGCGGCCTGGGCGTTGAAGAAGCTCATCGGCTGCTGCGTGACCGGCTGGTCCAGCACAAACTTGGCGGCATTGGGGTTGGGAGTGGCTTGCACTTCCCGCACTTGAAACGACATGGAAAAAGCTCCCGAGTGGTCTGAAGCGGCGGAGTATAGCAAGCGGGCAAATCACTTCCATGTCGCGGCAAAATTTTTTGAGGAATTTGTCATATTAATCTTCCTTGACGGCGACTAAACCTATACCCGATGAACCCAACCCAATCCTACCTTCAATTGGTGTCCAGCGTCCGCGAATGTTCACTGCTCGATTCCATCGGCGGCTTGATGGGATGGGATGAACAGACCTGCCTGCCAACCGCGGGGGTTGACCATCGCGCCAATCAGCAGTCGCTGCTGGCTCGGATCGGCCACGAACGATTCACCTCGCCGCGCATCGGGGAATTGCTTGGTGAAGTGGAACAGAGCGATTTCGTAAAAGATCCGATCTCCGATGCGGCTGCGAATGTGCGGGAAACCCGCCGACTTTACGATCGGGCCAGCAAGGTGCCCGCGGCCCTGGTCGAGGAGCTTTCCCGCACCGGCGTGCTGGCGCACTCCGCATGGGCCGAAGCGAAAAAGAAATCCCACTTTCCGACCTTCGAGCCGTGGCTGGACAAGATGCTGGATCTGAAGCGCCAGGAAGCCGAGTGCTTCGGTTATGCCTCGGGCAACCCGTACGATGCGCTGCTGGACGGCTATGAGCCGGGTGAAACAGCAGCGAATGTTCAAAAAGTATTCGATTCATTTCGAGCCCAGTTGGTCGATTTGGTCGGGCGAATCGTCGCTTCGGGCAAGACGGCGCCATTGCACGTAATGGAGCGAAAATTTCCCGTCGCGCTTCAGGAGCAATTTGCCCGGGAAGCCGCCAAAGCGGTTGGATTTGATTTCTCCGCCGGGCGGATGGATGTCGCCATGCACCCGTTCTGCTCGGGGATGGGCCCCGGCGATACGCGCATCACCACGCGCTTCGATGAAAATTTCTTCGGCGATGCCTTCTTCAGCGTGCTTCACGAAGTCGGTCATGGGCTCTACGAGCAGGGGCTGCCCAAGCGCGATCATTACGGCCTGCCCGTCGCCGAGGCCATCTCCCTGGGCATCCATGAGAGCCAGTCGCGGATGTGGGAAAATCTCGTCGGGCGAAGTCGACCGTTCTGGAAACATTTCTTCCCCAAGTTGCGGGCCACCTTTGGCCAGGTCGTGGCGGATGTGTCTGAAGACGACTGGCTCTTTGCCATCAACGATGTGCGGCCGAGCCTGATTCGCACCGAAGCGGACGAAACCACGTACAACCTGCATGTCATGCTGCGCTTCGAGCTCGAGCAGGCGATGCTTCGCGGCCAGATCAAGGCACACGATGTGCCGGCGGAGTGGAATAAGCGCATGCAATCCTACCTCGGTCTGACTCCGCCGGATGATGCCCGCGGCTGCCTTCAGGATGTGCATTGGAGTCATGGCCTGCTGGGTTATTTCCCGACCTACACGTTGGGAAACATCTATGCAGCGCAGCTCTTCCAGCAGGCAAACAAGGACGAGCCAGGAATTGGCTCACAGATCGAACAGGGACGGTTCGAATCGCTCCTGGGCTGGCTGCGTGATCGGGTTCACCGGCACGGCAAACGGCATGGGGCATCGGAGCTGATCAGGCAGATCACCGGCCAGCCGCTCAACCCCGAGCCGATGATGCAACACCTCAACTCCATCGCCCGTGATTTCTATCAGGTTTGATCGCATCGAGCTCTCCACGGCCGCTTGGCCGTTTCACCGGCCGTTCCTGCTGAACAATCGATTGCAGACAAACCTCAGAATCCACGGATTGCCATCGGCGGAGCTTGCTTTGCCGTCGCGAGCGCTCAACAGATGCCCCCCGACTCTGTACAATGGAAATGAGGTTGTCTTTCAACTGGGGGAACGAGCGGTCAGATAGCGAGGCTCACATGAGGATTTCGATCCCCCGAATCGTAGCGGCATTGTTACTAGCGAGCGTTTTGGTGATGTCCGGCGGCTGCGCCATGGGCGGCAGCAAAGAAGCGCAGGTGACGCTCACCGAGGACGAACAGACCTACACGCTCGACAACGGCATTGTCAAAGCGATGGTCGCCAAGGAATCGGGGGACCTGGTTTCGCTGCGTTACAAAGACATGGAAATGCTCGCGACGTTCTATACGGCTGACGGTTCCAAGCCGGATTTGAAGCGCGATCCTCCCGGCGAAAACCGTGCAGGGCTCAATGTCTCGATGACCGACCATCAGTATGGCTTTTGGTCGCACGATGCGATGGGCCCCCGCGGCACTCAGCCGGCGGTTGCGCGGATAACGATCGATCCCCGGACCAACGGCGGCGAACGCGCGGAAGTGTCCGTGAAGGGCATCTCGAACAACCGCCCGATGGGAACCGGCCCCGGCGCCGGCACCCCCGGCAACTTCAAGGCCGATATCGAGCTGCGTTGGACACTGTCGCGCGGGGATTCAGGCGTCTACACCTCCTGCATGTTCGAGCACAAGCCGGAATATGACGCCACCCAGATCACCGAAGCCCGCTTCTGCGCGAAGTTGGCCGACCACTTCGACTGGATGAGCGTGGCGCAGAGCGAGCATCACAACAAGCACTATCCCTCGACGCTGCGTGAAGGGGACAAGTACGTCTACACCACCAACCAGTACAAGAATCCCGCGTTCGGCTGGTCGAGCACGACCAAGAACGTCGGCTTTTTCATTATTAATCCCTCCAACGAGTACATGAGCGGCGGCCCGACGAAGATCGAGTTCCTTGGGCATCGCGACACCAACCAGGTTGCCGCGCCGTGCGTGCTGAATTACTGGCGTTCCAGCCACTACGGCGGGGCGCAGGTCAACGTCGCGGCCGGCGAGCACTGGAGCAAGGTCATCGGGCCGTTCATGCTCTACCTGAACAGCGGCAGCGATGCGCAGGCGATCTACAAGAATGCTCGCGATCAGGCCGCTGTGCAGCAGAAGAAGTGGCCATTTGACTGGGTGGACGGCATTGACTATCCGACCAGCAAGGACCGCGTGACGGTCAAGGGCCAGCTCGCCTTGAATGATCCGCAGGCCAAGTCAACGAAGATGAAGAACCTGATGGTCGGCCTGACCGCGCCGGCCTATCCCGCGGGTGGTCCCGCCGGCGCACCCGGTGCCGGGCGAATGGTCGGCTGGCAGCAGGACGCCAAGAACTATCAGTTCTGGGTCCCCGGCAAGGAAAATGGCAGCTTTGAGATTCCCGATGTCCGTCCCGGCAAGTATGAGCTACACGCGTGGACCGAGGCCGCGATGGAAGAGTTCGTCAAGGCCGACATTGTTGTCGAAGCCGGGAAGCCGCTGGACCTCGGCAAGGTCGAATGGAAGGCATCTCGTTACGGCAAGCAGATCTGGGAGATCGGTGTTCCCAATCGCCTGGGTGTTGAGTACCTCGGCGGTCCAGAGCACTGGATGACCAACAGCCGCGCCCGTTATGCGGAACTGTTCCCCAACGACATCACCTACGTGATCGGAAAGAGCGACTTCACGAAGGATTGGTACTACGCCCACGTGCCCCGCGCCAGCGCTGATGCCCCGGCTCCGGCGCCGCGTGCTGGCGGGCGTGGTCCGGCGACAGGTCCGGCTGGCGCACGTGGACCGGCAACGGGCCCGGCGGCAGGAGCATTCGCTCGTCGTGGCGGCGGTGGTGGTGCCCCGGCGACGGGTCCGGCGGTGGCGGGCGGCCCGACGACCGGCCCGGCACGCGGCGGTCGAGGCGCTCGTGGCCCGACATTCCCGCCCAACGGCTTTGCCGCGCCGCGAACGATCGTCTTCTACCTGGCTGATCCGCCGAAGGGCAAGGCCACCCTTCGCGCGACCTTTGCTGTCACCGGTACAACGACGATCCCCGTGACCGTCAATGACAAGTCGCTGCCCGGCTTCACCCGACTACCACAGGATGGGGCGCTGGGCAGCCACGGCCAGCATGGCATCTGGCACGAACAGAAGTTTGAGTTTGATGCGTCGCTGCTCAAGCAGGGATCGAATCAGCTCGTGCTGACAGTCCCGGCCGGTGCGATCAACTCAGGCGTGATCTACGATTATCTCCGCCTGGAAGTGGACGAAAACGCCCAGCCGCCGGCAGCGCCGACGGCCTCGGCTCAATAAGAACCCAGAGGTTTGGTCATGAAAAACGTTTCGATCCGCGCCATCAGCGCGCTGTTCTGCTGTCTGCTTGCGCCGCTTGTGGTTCAGGCCCAGGCGGGAGACCCCGTCAAGGTCACTCAGGACGATGCGATGTTCTACCTGGACAACGGGATCATCCGCGCGATGATTTCCAAGAAGTCCGGCGACATCATCTCGATGAAGTTCAAAGGCGCGGAGATGTTCGCGACCGTCATGAATGAGGACGGCACGCCGAATTTTCAATACGACCCTCCCGGCAACCCCGGGCGCGGGCGCGGCATGACGGATCACATGTACGGCTTCTGGTCGCATGACACCGTCGCGGATCGAAACGAAACCAAAATCACGCTGGATACTCCCGAGCGCGGTGAAGTCTCGGTCAAGGGTTTCTCCGACGGCAAGAAGCTGGGGCACGGTCCCGGCGCCGGGCCGGACGGCAACTTCGCGGCTGATATCGAAATCCGCTACGCGCTGGGCCGCGGTGAAACCGGGATCTACACCTACTGCATCTTCGATCACAAGCCTGAGTATCCGGATGCGACCATGGGAGAAGCCCGCTTCTGCGCCAAGCTCAACGAATCGTTTGACTGGATGCTGGTCAACGAGCAGCACAACTACACGTATCCGCGCGAGCTCGAAGCCGCCGGTGACAACAAATACAACTACACGACCGTTCAGTGGGAAAACCCCGCCTTTGGTTGGGCCAGCACCACCAAGAATGTCGGGTTCTTCATCGTCAATGCCTCGATGGAATACATGACCGGCCAGCCGACCAAGGTGGAATTCCTCTGCCACCGCGATACCTCCGGCCCGGCGTATGCCCCGACGGTTTTGAATTACTGGCGATCCAGTCACTACGGTGGTGGTTCGGTGGACGTGGCCAAGGGAGAAGCGTGGACCAAGGTCGTCGGGCCCATCATGCTCTATGCCAACACCGGCAACAGCCCGCAGATTATCTGGGCCGATGCCTTGGCGCAGCAGAAGCGCGAGGCTGCGAAGTGGCCGTACGAATGGGTCAACAGCGCTGACTATCCGAAGAAGGACCAGCGCAGCACTGTTAAGGGGCAGATGGTTTTGAGCGATCCGCAGATGCCGACGGCCAAGTCATTCTCGAATTTGCGCGTCGGTATGGCAGCTCCAGATTATAAGATCCCGGTCGATCGTCCCGGCGACGTCAATTCGCCGATCAACGTCACCTGGGCGACGGATTCCAAGCACTATTCGTTCTGGGCGCGCGGCGATGCGAACGGAGAATTCTCAATCCCGGCCGTTCGCGCCGGAAAATACACCTTCCACGCCTTCGCCGATGGTGTGTTCGGAGAGTTTGCCAAGGCCGACGTCACGATCGAGGCAGGCAAACCCCTGGACCTGGGCAAGCTGACCTGGACGCCGGTGCGGAAGGGAAAACAGCTTTGGGAGATTGGCATTCCCAATCGCACGGGCGCTGAATTCGTCAAGGGTCAGGATCATTTCCACGACGGGATGGCCACGGTCTACGCGCTGCTGTTCCCGAATGACGTGAATTATGAGATCGGCAAGAGTGAATTTGCCAAGGACTGGTATTACCTGCATGTGCCGCACGCCAGTGATGGCGCGCTGGCGGCGGCGACGGTGAACGCGCAGCCACCCGCGCCGCGCGGACGTGGCCGCGGAATTGGTGGCCCGGCAACGCAGCAGTCGGCAACCATCACTCTTCCGGATGGAAGCACCGCAGCCGTTACGATCAACCCGGCAACGCAACCCGGCCGATTTCCCGGCGCCCGGGCCGGCGGTCGCGGTGCCGCGACGCAACCGGGCGCGATTGCTCGCGGTGTCCGCGGCGCAGCTCCCGCAGGCGGTGCGGGCGGCGGTGGTCGCCCATCGCCCTGGAAGATAACCTTTGATCTGCCCAGCGCTCCCAAAGGCAAGGCAACTCTGCGCGTCGGCGTCGCAACCAACAATAACGCGAACGTTGCCATCGCCGCCAATGGGCAACAGGTGGGTCAGCTCTCCGGCATGCTCAGCGAGTCGTCCATCGGACGAAACGCCAATCGCGGCATCTGGTTTGAAAAGGAAGTTGCCTTCGATGCCTCCACGCTCAAGGCCGGTAGGAACGACGTGACCCTGACGCTCTCGAGTGGCGGGATCATCTACGATTACCTGCGCCTGGAACTGGACGAAAACGCCGCCCCCACGGCGATGGCTAAGTAGCTGCCATCGCGTCGGCGGCTTCTTGCGCGAGGGTCTCATGAAATCACTGGCCATGCTTGTGCTACTGGCTGTGGTGGGTGTTGCCAGCGCACAGATTTCAGTTCCCGTAGCGATCACGGAAGACCCGCAGTTCTTCACGTTGGACAACGGCATTATCCGTGCGCTGGTCAGCCGCAAGTCGGGTGATCTGATCTCGATGAAGCACAATGGCGTCGAGCTTTTTGCAACGCTTATGAAGCCGGATGGCGCCTTTGACCTCGAGCGCGATCCTCCGGGCAATCCCGGGTCGGGACGGGGAATGACCGATCATCACTACGGCTTCTGGTCTCACGACACCGTTTCCGATCGGATCGAATCGAAGCTCACCATCGACCCTAAATCCAACGGCGGCAAGCGAGGAGAAGTGTCCGTCAAGGGATCTTCCGACGGCAAGAACCTGGGCCACGGCCCGGGCGCTCCGCCGGCGGGGGATTTCGCGGCCGACATCGAAATTCGTTACACGTTGGGGCAGGGGGAAACCGGGCTCTACACGTATTGCATCTTCGAGCACAAACCGGAGTATCCGAGCACGGACATGGGAGAGGCCCGCTTCTGCACCAAGCTCAGCAGCGTTTTCGACTGGATGCTGGTCAACAAGGACCACAACTTCCACGAATCGAAGATGCAGACGCCAGACTACAACAAGTACAACTACACCACGATTCAATTCGAGCATCCCGTTTTTGGCTGGGCGGGCACGCAGAGCAAGACCGGGTTCTTTTTCGTGAATGCGTCGGTCGAATATCTCACTGGCCCGCCGACAAAGGTTGAGTTCCTCTGCCATTCGACGCGAACCATCCTGAATTACTGGCGTTCCAGCCACTACGGCGGCGGCGGAGTGGATGTGGCGCAGGGCGAGCACTGGACCAAGGTCGTCGGACCGTTCATGCTCTACGTCAACCAGGGCGGCGATCCGCAGCAGCTTTGGCAGGACGCCCAGGAGCAGCAGAAGAAGGAAGCCGCCAAGTGGCCTTATGAATGGGTCAGCGGCGTCGATTATGCACACAAGAAGGATCGCGCCACGATCAAGGGCCAGATCGTGCTGAACGATTCGCTGGCAAAAAGCACGAGATTCTCCGAGCTTCGCGTCGGCGTCGCGCATCCGCCTTATAAAGTACCCACCGGCCGGCCGTCAGCGACCAATGCTCCGGCTGATATCACCTGGCAGACCGATTCCAAACATTATTCCTTCTGGACAAAGGGAAGTGACGACGGCACGTTTGCGATCCCCAACGTCCGCCCCGGCAAATACCACCTCCATGCCTTCGCCGATGACGTGCTGGGCGAATACCTCAAGGCTGACCTGACTGTCGAGCCTGGCAAGGACATCGATCTGGGCAAGCTGAACTGGCAGGTCGTCCGCCGCGGCCGGACGGTCTGGGAGATCGGCAAGGTCAATCGCAGTGCCGTCGAGTTTTTCAAAGGGGATGATTTCTTCCACAACGGACTGGATCAGTTTTATGCTCAGAACTTCCCCAATGGGACCAATTTTGTGATCGGCAAGAGCGATTACACCAAGGACTGGTTCTTCCGGCATACGCCGCACGCTGGCAAGCCAGAACTGACTCCCAGGACGATCACCTTCGACATGCCCGCCAACGCCAGTGGCAAGGCGATATTGCGGCTCAGCTTTGCGGGCAAGCAGGCCAATGCCGTGAGCGTTGCCGTCAATGACAAACCCGTCGGCGAGGCCGGCAATTTATGGTCGGACTCCTCCCTTGGCCGCAACCAGAACCGGGGAATGTGGGCCGAGCGCGAAGTGAGTTTTGATGCATCGATTCTCAAACCAGGCGCGAACACGATTAAGCTGAGCTTCAACGGCGCTGGTGTCATGTACGACTATCTTCGCCTGGAACTGGATGAGGCGGCGACTGGAACGACTTTGGCGGATTGAACCAATGTCGGGCAAATCATGAAGCATTCAAATCGGTTGATGACTCCGTCGCGGCGTTCGGTGTTGATTCAGGGGCTGGCGATCGGCGCCGGTGCGTTCGCCGGCTGCGCGATGTCCGTAACGCCGCGCATTTCCCACAAGAACCCCAACGAAGCCCCGATCGCGGGCACCCGATCCGGCAAGGTCAAAGGATTCATCGACAACGACATCTACGGTTTCAAAGGGATTCCGTACGGCGGTGACACGAGCAAACGTCGCTTCATGGCGCCGGTTCCTCCCAACCCATGGACCGGCGTTCGCGAGACGCTGGCGTTTGGACCGCGCGCCCCGCAACGAGCGCTGGCGCGGCCGACCACGGCGCAGGCGGCGGATACCATCTATCCCGTCAGCGAAGATTGTCTCTATCTGAATGTATGGACCCCCGGCTTGCGTGACTCGGCCAAGCGACCTGTGATGGTGTACATTCACGGCGGTGGTTACAGCGCGCTCTCAGCCAATTCCAATGTCTACGACGGCGTTCGACTTTGCCGGCGCGGGGACGTTGTTGTCGTTACGCTCAATCATCGCCTCAATGCATTCGGATATTTGTATCTTGCGGAACTTGGCGGGCCGGAGTTTGCCGATTCCGGCAACGTCGGCCAGCTCGATCTGATTCTGGCGCTGCAATGGGTGCGCGACAACATCGAGGAATTCGGCGGCGATCCAAAGCGCGTGCTCATCTTCGGGGAATCCGGCGGCGGGGCGAAAAACGCCTGTCTGATGGCCATGCCCGGGGCGATGGGGCTTTTCCAGCGCGCCAGCAGCTCCAGCGGCGAAACCGTCACCGCGTCCAAACCCGAAACCGCCACCGCCCGCGCGCGGCAAGTCCTGGCGGCGCTGCAACTCACCCCCGATCGGATCAACGAAATCAAGGCAGTGCCGATGGAGCAGTTAATTACTGCCTCTAGCGCGTCGGGATATTACGGCCCGGTCGTCGATGGTAAGTCGCTTCCGCGGCATCCGTTCCACCCCGATGCGACGCCGATCTCGGCCCACATTCCTTTCATGGTCGGCACCATGCACGATGAAGCGCGGGTGCTGGTTGGTCGAGGGAATCCGGCCGCGTTTGATCTGACGTGGGAAACCCTTCCCGCGATGCTCAGGCGTTATTCGGAAAAAATGGGAGACCTGGACATCGAAAAGGATGTCATCGCGATGTATCGCCGGCTTTATCCCGACGCGACAGCGAGCGATGTCCTTTTTCGAGCCACGACCGATTCGCGTGACTGGCGCCCGGCGCTGGTCGAGATCGAGCGACGCGCGGCGTTGCCCAAAGGCTCGGCTCCAACTTATTCGTATCAGGTGGACTGGTGGTCCCCGGTCGATAATGGCAAATGGCGGGCACACCACGCTTTGGACATTCCCTTCCTCTTCGACAATGTCACCTATTCCAATAACAGCACCGGCACGAGCACCGACGCCTATTGGATGGCTGAGCAGATCAGCGAAACCTACATTTCCTTTGCCCGCAGCGGCAATCCCAACAACCCCAGGATCCCGCATTGGCCGGCCTATGACCTGAAGGACCGCGCGACGATGTGCTTCGATAAGGCGTCCAGGGTCGTGAACGATCCACGGTCCGAAGAAAGAAAACTCTTCTCGCGCATTCCCTACGAGAATCCTGGCACCTGATTCCTCGAACGTAGACCCCCTCACACAAGTGCGATTTTTGAGCCATTTTCAGGGCTCAACATCGTTCCATTTCCCTGCCGGCTTTTGACCCAATCCGGACGACGGTTTTGACCGCCTTTACCGGCATAAACGTCACAAAACGAATCCTCTGCCAATCCCCCGTATCTCCTAAACAGGGCTATGGGCGCGTCCGATACGCCCAATGTCCGCAGTTTTCCGCCAGGAAATGCGGTGTGGAGCAGAAGAACCGTTGTTGAGGTACGACATGCCCAAGAAGAACGCTAAGAAGAAGTCACCAATCAGTCGTAAGCGCCGCACCCCCGCCAAGACCAGGGAACTGCTCAATGCGCTTGGACTTGAATCGCTCGAGCAGCGCGTCTGCATGAGCGTCACGTACGCCACTCCGGTGAACTACGCGCAGAGCGCCAACCCGGATTTCATCACCTCCGGCGATTTCAACAATGACGGCAAGAAAGACCTGGCCACCTCGAGCTTCGCTGGTTCCAACGTCTCGATCATGCTCGGCGGCACCAATGGTGCGTTTGGCGCGGCCACCAATATCGCGCTCTCCAGCGCGCCGGATTTCCTCACCAATGCGGACCTCAATGCGGATGGCAAACTCGATCTGATCACGGTCAGCTATGCGAACAATACGGTCGGCGTGATGATGGGCAACGGCAACGGCACGTTCGCGGCGTCGGTCAGCTACGCCGCCGGCACCGGGCCGCGCGCGGTCACCCTCGGCGATTTCAACGGCGACGGCAACGTTGACCTGGCGGTGGCCAAGAGCTTTAGCACCAGCCTGACGATCCTGCGAGGCAACGGGAACGGCACGTTCCAGGCGCCGCTGAACTCGACACTCACCTTCGCGCCGGTCGATCTGGTGGCTGGCGATTTTAATGCCGACGGGAAGATGGACCTCGCCGCCGCCGATTACTTTGGCGACAAGATTCAGATCCTGATGGGCACGGGCAGCGCGACGTTTGGCACGCCAGTCGGCTACGCAACCGGCGCCGGCCCGACCTCGATCGCTGCGGGGGATCTCAGCGGCGATGGAGTGCTGGATCTGGTCACCGCGGGATTCGCCGCGGGCAAAGTCAGTGTTCTCAGGGGCAATGCCGGCGGAACCTTCGGCACCGCGACGCACTACACGGCCGGCACGGGAACGACCTTCGTTTCGATGGCCGACCTCGATGGAGATGGCACGCTCGATGTGGCTGCCGCCAACGCGACCAGCGACAACGTCAGCGTCTTTTTCGGCAGCGGCACCGGCACGCTCGGCACTGCGGTGAATTACAAAACCCAGACCTCGCCGCGCTCGCTGGTCCTTGCAAAGTTCAATACCGACGCGGCGGTGGACATCGGCGTTGCCAACAGCGGCAGCAAGAGCGTCACCGTTCTCCTGACCAGCGGCGTGCCCGTCACTGGACCCACTGCCGATGCAGGCGGGCCCTACACGGTCACCGAAGGCGGCATTGTTTCGCTCAACGGGTCCAACAGTGTCGGCAACGGATTGACTTACACGTGGGACCTGGATGGCGACGGAGTTTATGGCGAAACAGGTGAAACCGGCGTTTCGGTCAGCTTCTCCGCAGCGGGTTTGGACGGTCCGACCAGCAAGACTGTGAGCTTGAAGATCACCGATTCCTCGAGCAAGACCAGCACCGATACCGCGACGATCAGCATTACCAACGTGGCTCCGACGCTCACGCTCGGCGGCAGCACCAGCGCCACCGCGGGAGCGGCTTACACGCTGACGCTCAATGAAACCGACCCCGGCGATGACACGATCAGCAAGTGGGTTGTCAATTGGGGCGACGGCAACGTCGTCACGCTCACGGGCAATCCCGCCAGCACCGCGCACATCTACGGCACGGCCGGCACGTACACGATCAGCGCGACTGCGACCGACGAGGATGGAACATACAACGCAGCCAGCAAGAGCCTGACGGTCGCCGCCGCGCCCCCCGCGCCGCCGGTCGCTAATGCGGGCGGACCCTACACGGTGGCCGAGGGTGGCACTGTTGCGCTCAGCGGTTCCAAGAGCACGGGTACAACGCTCACCTACACATGGGACCTTGACGGTGACGGCGTCTTTGGTGAAACCGGGACGGGAGCCAAGAATGGAACCGAAACCGGCGCCGCGCCCACTTTCACGACCGCCGGGCTTGATGGCGCGAGCACCAAGACCGTATCGCTGAAGGTCACCGACTCAGCCAGTCAGACCAGCACCGCGACCGCGACGATCAACATCACCAATACCGCTCCCACACTGACGCTTGGCGGTGCAGCAAGCGTGAACGAAGCGGCGACGTACACGCTGACGCTGGCGTCGAGCGATCCGGGCAGCGATACGATCAGCCAGTGGGTCATCAACTGGGGCGACGGCAGCGCGGCCCAGACCGTGACGGGAAACCCCGCCTCGGTCACGCACGTGTTTGCCGACAATGGCACTTACACGATTTCCGCCAGCGCCACCGATGAAGATGGCACGTATAGCGCGGCCAGCAAAACGATTACGGTGAGCAATGTCGCCCCGACGCTGACCGTGACGGGAAACGCCAGCGTTGCCGAAGGCGCAACCTACACGCTGAACCTGGGCGCGACCGATCCGGCACCGGATACGATTGCGCAGTGGGTCATCACCTGGGGCGATGGCAGCGCGGCCGAGACGATCACAGGGAATCCGTCCAGCGCCACGCACGTGTTCGCCGACAACGGCGCGTACACGATCACCGCCAAGGCGACGGATGAAGATGGAACCTACACGGCGGCGACCAAGGCGGTCACCGTCACCAACGTCGCGCCGACACTGACCATCAGCGGCAACTCCAACGCCAGCACCGCGACCACGTACACGCTGAACCTGAATGAGACCGATCCGGGTGCAGATACCATCAGCAAGTGGGTCGTCACCTGGGGCGACGGCAGCGCCGCCCAAACCGTTACGGGAAATCCCGCCTCTGTAACGCACACCTTCAGCAAGGCCGGAACGTTCAGCGTCAGCGCGACCGCAACGGATGAAGATGGAACATTCAACTCGAACACCCAGACCGTGATCGTCGGCGCTGCGACGACGGCGGCTCCCGGCGGGCCTTACTCGGTTGCTGAAAACGGTAGTGTGCAGCTCAATGGTTCGGGCAGCACGGGAACGGGCCTGACCTATGAATGGGATCTGGACGGCGACGGAACCTTCGGCGAGACCGGTGAAACCGGCGCCACGCCGACCTTCAGTGCGACGAGCCTCGACGGGCCAAGCTCCAAGACGGTGAGCCTGCGCGTCACCGATTCACTCGGAGTCTCCAATACCGCCAGCGCGACGATTAACATCACTAATGTCGCTCCGACGCTGACCATCAGCGGCGCGGCGGGTGGCGACGAAGGTTCGATCTATACGTTGACTCTCGGCGCCACCGATCCGAGCGCCGACACGATCAGTAAATGGGTGATCACCTGGGGCGATGGATCAGCGGCGCAGACCGTGACCGGCAATCCCAGCACGGTGACGCACACCTTCGCTGATAACGGGACGTATACAATCACCGCGACTGCGACCGATGAGGATGGAACGTATAGCTCAAATTCTAAGGCCGTCACCATCGCGAATGTTGCGCCGACCCTCTCGATCAGCGGCGCCGCTTCGGTCAATGAAGGCGCCAGCTACACTCTGAACTTTGCCAAGACCGATCCGGGCACGGATACGATCAGCAAGTGGGTCATTAACTGGGGTGATGGTAGCGCTGCGCAAACGGTGACGGGAAACCCCGCTTCGACGACACACGCCTTTGCGGATGATGGTTCGTACACGGTCACCGCGACCGCGACCGATGAAGACGGCACCTACAGCGCGAATTCGCTTGTGGTGGCCGTCGCCAAAGTCGATCCGACCTTGACCCTCAGCGGCAATGCCTCGGTGAACGAAGGCGCAACGTATACCGTGAATCTCGGCAAGACCGATCCGGGCACCGATACGATCAGCAAGTGGGTCATCGACTGGGGCGATGGCTCGGCGGCGCAGACCGTCACCGGAAGCCCCGCCTCGGCGACGCACATCTTCGCCGACAACGGTTCCTACACCATCACCGCATCGGCGACGGATGAGGATGGGACCTACAATGCGAATTCGCTGTCGGTCAGCGTGGCCAATGTTGCGCCGACCCTCACGCTGGGCGGTAATGCATCCGTGAATGAAGGGGACACCTACACGGTGAACCTCGGTAAGACGGATCCGGGGACGGATACGATCACGGGCTGGGTGATCAACTGGGGCGATGGCTCGGCGGCTGAATCGATCACTGGAAGTCCGGCCAGCGCAACGCATAAGTTCGCTGACAACGGCACATACAACATCACCGCCACGGCTACCGACGAGGATGGAACGTACACCGCGACCGCCAAGAGCATTACCGTCACCAATGTTGCCCCGACGCTGACCATCAGCGGCGCCGGAACCGGTGCTGAAGGTTCGGTTTACACCTTGAGCCTCGGCGCGACCGATCCGGCTGCCGACACGATCAGTAAATGGGTGATCACCTGGGGTGATGGATCAGCGGCGCAGACCGTGACCGGCAATCCCAGCTCGGTGGCGCACACCTTCGCCGACAACGGCACGTACACCATCACCGCCACCGCGACGGATGAGGATGGCACCTACAGCGCCAATTCCAAGTCCGTGATCGTTGCGAATGTCGCACCGACATTGACGGTGAGTGGCAACGCCTTGGCCAACGAAGGGGCCAGCTATACGCTTAACTTTGCCAAGGTTGATCCCGGCGCTGACACGATCAGCAAGTGGGTGATCAACTGGGGCGATGGCAGCGCTGCCCAAACTGTGACCGGAAACCCCGCCTCGACGACGCACGCTTTTGCGGATGACGGATCCAGGCGTCGTGGGACCTGACCGGCGAGGTCCTGGCCGCAGATTTCCACCGGGCCATAGCCGGCCATTCCGCAACACGCCACCGCCCAGCCTTGTGCCGGGTCGCCTAGGAAGATCGAGATGAGCACTACCGCAGCACCGCCCCCAAACACCGCCGTTGCCGATCGCGCGGACCTTCGCCTGCGCCTGGCGAACCTGCTGGCCCTGTCCCACGACCCGGCAGGACCAGCCGGCGCGCGATTCCTGGCGCTGTGCGCGGAGTTCGACGTCATGGCGCTGCCGTTGCGGCGCGCGCTCCTGGGATCGCCGCTGGCGTGGACCGAGGAGGAACGCGCGGTCGCGCGCTGGCTGCATCGCACGTGCGACGACTTCGCGGCAATCGGATACCGGCTCTCGGCCGACGCCGTCGCGCGCATCGATATCGACGACGGCGAGGCCCGCGCGGTCGTCTCGGCGACCCTGTTCCACATGGGCGAGACCCTGAAATGGGGCGTCTCGGTGGCACCGGACTCGCCTCACGACCTGGGCAAGCTGCACAGCCTCATGCGCCACGCAATGGAAGGCGGGCGGCACCAGAACGCGATGAGCAGGGTGGTCGATGGGGTCGAGGCCGAGTGCACGATCGAGTCGCTCTATTTCCGCGTTCTGTTGCTCGCGCGCTTTTCCAGCGGGGCGCTCAACGGCAAGCAGATCGAGATCCTCGACGCCTGGATGTGGATGTGGATGCCGGTGCTGTCGGGAGTCCCGGATCCGCCGGCGGGCACGGCGCTGCGCGCCGACCTCGACTCGGTCAGCGGGCTGCAGCAGGGGCCGCGGGACGGTCCGGGCCCGTCGCTCTATCTGGACCAGGGGCCGATCGAGGCCGCGTACCGCGACGTGGTCGGACAGTTCCATGCCGGCCACATCGTTCCGGCGACGGGCATCGCTTCCGAGTTCCGCATCGAGGAGCACGTGGCGGTGCTCGACCTCATCCGTCGCAATCTCCGGTCCGGAAAGCGCGCCCCGGTGGCGCGCGCGGCCCGCAGCCCCGCCGACGCCGCGGTGGAAGTCCACCTCGGCCTGGCGGAGATCATGAAGAACGGTTTCGCGCCGAAGGCACCGCCGGTGGCGCCGGTCGCGCTCGTCGCGGTCGACGGAAAGACGGACCGGCCCATGCGCCGCTTGCGCGAGCGCGATGCCGCGCTCGGGGAGATCTACGATTCCGAGCGGCGCATGATGCGCCTGGTCGACCAGAGTGAAACCGGCCTCGGCCTCGAGGGTCCCGCCGCCGAGTGCGGCGCGATCGCCGCGGGCGACCTGGTCGCCGTGCGCCTGTCGGGAAACGAACCGCTGGTCCTCGGCAAGGTGGTGCGCAGCGTCGCCTCGAGGACGCCCGGGCATGTGCTGCTCGGCGTACGCCGCCTGAGCGTGGCCCCGCAGTTGCTCGAGATCGAGCGCGAAGCGGGCGCGCGCCCTGCCGAGAGCCTCAAGCTGATGTTCGTCCCCGGCCAGGACTCGAGCGGCCGCCACGACGCGTGCCTGGTCTCGGAGCGCGAGTTCACCGACCGCGCGCCGCTCTCCACGTTCGCGGGGAACCGCCACTTCCGCCTGAGGCTCAATCGCGCGCGCGAGCGCGGCCGCGGGTGGGTGCTGGCCGGATTCGAGGTGTTGTCCGCGCGCGCGGAGGACCTGATCGAGATCGCCTGACGATCGAAATGGGGTCAGGTTAGATTTTCAACCTGTCCCCATTTCGAGGCGAAGCATCCGTGCGGCTTCCACCATGGAGCGCAGCTTGCCAAGCGCCACGTCGCGCGGCAGGTACTTCATGCCGCAATCGGGCGCGAGAATCACGTTCTCCATGGGCACATAGGGGAGCGCACGACGCACACGGGCGGCGATGACCTCCGGAGTCTCGACGCTCATGTCCGACAGGTCCAGGCACCCCACCATCACCTGCTTGCCCTTCAGCTCGGCGAGGACCTTGCAGTCGAGCTTCGACTGCGCTGTCTCGACGGACACCTGCTTGCAGCTGCACTGCGCCAGCTCGGGCAGGAAGGAGTAGCCGCTCGGGCGTTTGTGGATGATGGCTGCGTAGCCGAAGCAGATGTGCACCGCTGTCGTGCCCTCGATGCCGTCGAGCGCACGGTTCAGCGCTCTCAGCCCATATTGGCGCGCCTTCTCGGGTCTCGCCTGCATGTACGGCTCGTCGATCTGGACCACGTCCGCGCCCGCTGCGAAGAGATCGCGAATCTCCTCGTTGACGGCAGCGGCGTAGTCCATCGCTGCGGCTTCCTCCGACTCGTAGAAGTCGTTCTGCGCCTGCTGCAGCATCGTGAAGGGGCCGGGCACGGTGATCTTGATCCGGCGGTCGGTATTGCGGCGCAGGAACAGGAGGTCCTCGACCTCGACCGCATGGCGTCGCTTGATCGGACCGACGATGCGCGGCACCGGGTTCGAGTGGCCCGAGCGATCGAGCGCAGTGCCGGGATTGTCGATATCCACGCCGGCAAGGGCCGTGGCGAAGCGGTTCGAATAGCTCTCGCGCCTGATCTCGCCGTCGGTGATGATGTCCAATCCCGCGTCCTCCTGGGCGCGGATCGCCATCAACGTCGCGTCCTCCCAGGCCTGTTGCAGCCAGGGCTCGGCGACGCGCCACAACTCCCTTGCCCGCACCCGCGGCGGGAAACGGCCCGCGAGCTTTTCCCGATCGATCAGCCAGTCGGGCTGCGGATAGCTGCCCACGAGCGTCGTCGGGAAAAGCATGGTCACTGCATGTGCTGCCCGCCGTTGATGGCGATGTTCGCGCCGGTGAGGAACGCGGCCTCGTCGGAGGCCAGGTAGGCGCACAGCCCCGCGACCTCGTCGGGCTTGCCCAGCCGCCCCATCGGGATCTGCGGAATGATCTTCGAGTCGAGCACGTCCTTGGGAATCGCGAGCACCATCTTGGTCCCGATGTAGCCGGGCGAGATCGTGTTGACGGTGACACCCTTGCGCGCGACCTCGAGCGCAAGCGCCTTGGAAAAGCCGTGCATCCCCGCCTTGGCCGCCGAGTAGTTGGTCTGGCCGAACGCGCCCTTCTGGCCGTTCACCGAGGAGACGTTGATCACGCGCCCCCAGCCGCGCTCGACCATGCCGTCGACCACGGGCTTGGTCACGTTGAAGACGCTGTCGAGGTTGGTCTTCATCACCGCGTCCCAGTCGACCTTGGTCATCTTCTTGAAGGTCATGTCGCGCGTGATGCCGGCGTTGTTGATGAGGATGTCGATCGGGCCGACCCCCTTCACCACTTCCGCGATCGCCTTCTGGCACGAGTCGAAATCCGCCACGTCGCACGGATAGGCCACGAACTTGTGGCCCTGGGCCTCCATCTCCTTGAGCCAGTCCTTGTGCTTGGTGTTGCCCGGCGAGTAGGTGACGACGACCTTGATGCCCATCTTCTCGAGCTTCATGCAGATGGCCTCGCCGAGGCCGCCCATTCCGCCCGTCACCAGCGCGATTCTCTGAGCCATTCTTCTTCTCCTCCTTCAGGGATGTCCTTCTAGGCGCGCTCCTTGGCGTAGCGCCCCGGTGCGGGCTCGATCGGCTTCCTCTTCACCGAGCCCAGCTTCTTCCGCGCGGCCACGAGCTTGCCGCCGTAGGGCTTCAGCCACTTCGACCAGGGGGTCCACCAGCTTCCCGGGACCTCCTTCGCGTCCTTGAACCACTGCTCGGCGCTGTCGCCGAGCTTGTCGTTGACCCAATAGCTGCGCTTGCCCTTCGACGCCGGATTGATGGTGCCCGCGATGTGCCCGCTCGCCCCGAGGATGAACTTCACGTCGCCCCCGAGCGTGCGCGCGCTCTCGTAGCCGCCCTTCCACGGGACGATGTGGTCCTCGCGCGCCGAGAACACGAACGTCGGCACCTTCACGCGCTTCAGGCTCACCTTCTGGCCGCACATGGTGAGCGCGTCGGGCTTGGCGAGGTTGTTCTCCTGGTAGGTGTTGCGCAGGTAGTACGCGTACATCGGGCCCGGCAGGTTGGTGGCGTCGGAATTCCAATACAGCAGGTCGAAGGCCGGCGGCTGCTTGCCCTTCAAGTAGTTGTTGACCACGTACGACCACACCAGGTCGTTGGCGCGCAGGCTCGCGAACGCGGTCGCGAGCTCGTTTCCGGGCACGAGGCCACCCTTCTCCAGTTGCTTCTCGCGCTTGTCGACGAAGTTCTTGTCGATGTAGGCGCGGATCTCGCCCACGTCGGTGAAGTCGAGGAGCGTCGTGAGGAGCGTGAGGCTCACCGCGGGATTGGCCTTGCGCCGTTCGAGTACCGCGAGTGCCGAGGCGACCAGCGTGCCGCCGATGCAGAAGCCCAGGATGTTGAGCTTGGGCGAGCCGGAGATGGAGCGCACCTCGTCGAACGCTTCGATGAGCGCCGCGATGTAGTCGTCCCAGGTGACGTGGCGGTGCTTCGCCTTCACGTTGCGCCACGAGACCATGAACGTCGTATGGCCCTGCTCGACGGCGTAGCGCACCAGAGAGTTCTCGGGCTGCAGGTCCATGATGTAGAACTTGTTGATGCACGGCGGCACCATCACCAGCGCCCGCTCGTGCACCTTCGCGGTGAGCGGCTCGTACTGGATCAGCTGCAGCAGCTCGCTCTCGAACACCACCGCGCCCTTGGACACCGCGACGTTGCGCCCCACCTCGAACGCGGCCTCGTCTGTCATGGAGATGCGGCCCTTCTCCATGTCGGCCATCAGGTTCTTCATGCCCTCGTGCAACGTCTCGCCACGGCTCTCCATCGCCGCCTTGAGAGCCTCGGGATTGGTGAGCAGGTAGTTCGACGGCGCGGCAGCGTCCAGGTACTGGCGCATGAAGAAGCGCATGCGCTGCTTGGTCGGGGAATCGAGGTTCGCCTGCTCCACCGCCTGCATCATCATCTTCGAGGTGAGGAGGTACGAGTCGCGGAAGTAGCGGAACACCGGCAACGCGTCCCACTCGGGGGCGCTGAAGCGCTTGTCCCCGGGCGCCTCGCCCTCGGCCGCGTCGCCTGCCGGCCGCATCGACGACATCCAGAGCTTCATCTGCTCCTGCATGTAGCTCGACTGCAGATCCATCATCGTCTGCGGCTTGGCGGAGAGCGCCTCGAGCCAGGCGCGGTAGGCATCGGCGAAGCCGCTCATCACCTGCTGGGATGCCCCCTCGCCGGAGAACGACTCCGAGAGCTTTTCCTGGGATTGGCGCAGGCGGGAGGCGACTTGATCGGTATCAATTCGGGGGGTGGAGGCCATGGGGAAAGTGTATCCCAATGGGCGCCCGGCAACCCTGCGCTCCGAGCGTGCGCGACCGAATGGTCGCGGATAGGCTTCAGTGGCCGGCGAGGATCGCGTTGATCGCCCAGATGCTACCGATGCCGAGGGCTATGAAGGTCACCTGCGCCAGCGTCTCGCGTATCGCGGTGCGCTTGTGCAGGCCCGGGATGAGGTCGGCGACCGCTACGTAGATCATGCTGGCGGCGGCAAAGGCGAGGATCTCGGGCAGCAGTTCGGTCACCGAGTGAAGCGCGAAGTAGGCGAGCAACGCGCCTGCGACCGATGCCAGCCCGGACATCGCATTCCAGAAGAGAGCGCGCGCGCGGCTGAAGCCCGAGTGCAGCAGCACCAGGAAATCGCCGATCTCCGAGGGTATCTCGTGCGCGACGATGGCGATCGCGGTCACCACCCCCAGCCGCAGGTCGGCGAGGAAAGCGGTGGCGATGATCACTCCGTCGGTGAAGTTGTGGAATCCGTCCCCGATGATGATCATCCAGCCCGAGCGACCCTGGTCGTGGTGGTCCACGCCTGGATGCCCGGTCTCCTCGCCGTCGTGGTGGTGGTGATGGCGCCACAGCATCAGCTTCTCGAGGACGAAGAACACGAGGATGCCCAGCAGGATGAAGGCGGCGGCGCGCGCCGGCGACTTGCTCGTCTCGAACACGTGCGGAAGCAGGTCGAGGAACGCCGCGCCCAGCAAGGCGCCCACGGCGAAGCTCACCAGGGTCGGGATCCGTCGACCTGCAGCCAAGCTTGGCGTAATCATGGTCATAGCTGTTTCCTGTGTGAAATTGTTATCCGCTCACAATTCCACACAACATACGAGCCGGAAGCATAAAGTGTAAAGCCTGGGGTGCCTAATGAGTGAGCTAACTCACATTAATTGCGTTGCGCTCACTGCCCGCTTTCCAGTCGGGAAACCTGTCGTGCCAGCTGCATTAATGAATCGGCCAACGCGCGGGGAGAGGCGGTTTGCGTATTGGGCGCTCGGTCTTGCCTTGCTCGTCGGTGATGTACTTCACCAGCTCCGCGAAGTCGCTCTTCTTGATGGAGCGCATGGGGACGTGCTTGGCAATCACGCGCACCCCCCGGCCGTTTTAGCGGCTAAAAAAGTCATGGCTCTGCCCTCGGGCGGACCACGCCCATCATGACCTTGCCAAGCTCGTCCTGCTTCTCTTCGATCTTCGCCAGCAGGGCGAGGATCGTGGCATCACCGAACCGCGCCGTGCGCGGGTCGTCGGTGAGCCAGAGTTTCAGCAGGCCGCCCAGGCGGCCCAGGTCGCCATTGATGCGGGCCAGCTCGCGGACGTGCTCATAGTCCACGACGCCCGTGATTTTGTAGCCCTGGCCGACGGCCAGCAGGTAGGCCGACAGGCTCATGCCGGCCGCCGCCGCCTTTTCCTCAATCGCTCTTCGTTCGTCTGGAAGGCAGTACACCTTGATAGGTGGGCTGCCCTTCCTGGTTGGCTTGGTTTCATCAGCCATCCGCTTGCCCTCATCTGTTACGCCGGCGGTAGCCGGCCAGCCTCGCAGAGCAGGATTCCCGTTGAGCACCGCCAGGTGCGAATAAGGGACAGTGAAGAAGGAACACCCGCTCGCGGGTGGGCCTACTTCACCTATCCTGCCCGGCTGACGCCGTTGGATACACCAAGGAAAGTCTACACGAACCCTTTGGCAAAATCCTGTATATCGTGCGAAAAAGGATGGATATACCGAAAAAATCGCTATAATGACCCCGAAGCAGGGTTATGCAGCGGAAAA